>Ga0155301_155_pt1 | contig 20254 bp, 17 predicted proteins | sample RifCSPhighO2_02_FD_106269 | JGI IMG/M metagenome (GOLD analysis project Ga0155301, IMG submission 106269) | Candidatus Taylorbacteria bacterium RIFCSPHIGHO2_02_FULL_43_32b | reverse complement strand
AAGAAATTTCACCCCCGCCAAACTAGAAATGCAAGGAGTGTTTTTTCTTTCGGGGTTCTGCCCTCCAAGTATTCGGGCAGTCGGCGGCTTGCAAAAAGATAGAAATCATGGTATATAAAAAACAGAGAATTCACAAGTACATTCACAAAAGGAGCAAATCATGAAAGATATTTCTGACGTTCTGGACGACAATTCAAGTGATTGGGACGATTGGCACTGGCAGATGAGGCAAAAACCTGCTTGTAGCGATCTTGGTAACTTGGCAAGTTTGGGACTCGTAAGTCCCGAAGCGAAACAACAACGTCGCCGAGTCGGTCTGACGCCATACAACGTCAAGCTGTTGCTTAACCTCAAGGTCACTGATCCCAAAGGGTACAGAGCAGAAACGTTGCAATCGTTCTTGTCGCCTACCGACAAGAACGAAAAACATCAGTGGTTTTGGGCCAAACGACACGACCTAATTTCATCTTGGTTGTGGGCGCGTTTGCCGATACCAGCGTTCCTCAAGACGCTGTTTACCGGCAGAGGTTCGGATACAAGTATCCGTGCGTTGGAGAACATGTATCCGAACACGGATGTTGTCATCGCCACGGCCGTCTGCGCCCGGCACTGCTCGTTCTGCTTCCGTGAAGTCGGTGACGCACAAGGCGAAGCTGCCAGAATGACCGGGGGGATGGAAATTGTGATGAACGCAGTAAATGCAATCATCACTCGCAAGACTCCCCACGTTCTTGTAACTGGCGGCGACCCGCTCACGCGCAACAACCAGCAACTTCGACAAATATTGACGCCACTCGTGCAAAGCGAGACGGTGCAGGTGCTTCGCCTGGCGACACGATTAGTCGTGGACTTGCCGATGCGTTTCTACGATGAAGAACTACTGGCAATGCTTCGCGACTTCGCTCAACAAATGAAGCGTCGCCATGCTTCATTTCGCATCGTAACTCACGTGAACCATTCATGTGAGTTGACGCCAGAAGCAGTGAGAGCATTGGAAAATATCCAAGCTTGTGGGATCGAGGTCATGGACCAGACGGCGGTTCTGCACGGCATCAACGACGATGTGGCTACACTGCGAGAGCTGTTGATGAAACTTGACCGGCTGGGTGTACGAAACTACAAACTGTACCATTCCATGCCGGTGGAAGGGACCGAACAGCTACGAGTCCCATATCGAAAGTTTCGTCAGCTCGTTGGAGAGCTTCATCAATGGTTGCCGGGCACATCTGTGCCCCAAGCAAACTTGGTGACGCTCGTCGGAAAGATGCCTGTCTCGCCGAAAGGAAGATGGATACTGCCGGTTCCGTTTACGAATCGGCTCCTGTGTCGCAGTTTCCGTGGCGAGTGGTATCTTTTCAAAGATGCATGGGACATCGGACGACATTTGCGAGAAGCAACAACGGCACTAATAACAGTTGTGCTTCTACTGGTGGCGATACCGCTGTTGAAACAGTCCGAAATTCCAATCACGCACCGAACAGAGCAACTGCAAACAGTCATGCGAGTCGCGGTACTTGCAGACAAGCTCGGTTATCCTGACGCTTGGGCACGACAGCGTTTTATTCCGTTCGTGGAGAATAACACGCTGTACATACCAGTTCACGGGCTCTGACGCGAGAAGTTTAGGCATCTGCCGAACAAGGCCAACTCAGTTTACTGGGTTGGCCTTTTCTTTTTTCCGGTTTTCATGTTATCTGCAAGCCGCCGACTGCCCGAATACTTGGAGGGCAGAACCCCGAAAGAAAAAACACTCCTTGCATTTCTAGTTTGGCGGGGGTGAAATTTCTTTTGAAAAAGGAAAGGGTGTTTTTCTTTCGGGGTTGCCGCCGAGTCCGCGAGGCGGTGGCGGGGCGATTCTCGGAGCGTACGATTTAGTTTCAAGCCACCACGCGCTCCGCGCGTGCACATTGGCTTCGGTTGCTAATTTTTGATAAAGTAGGTTCGAGCGAAGTCATAAAGACACTCAGTAATATGAATTATGAATAATGCGTTATGAATTATGGCGGGATAATTTTTTGTGTTGTGTGTACATAAGTTGCGAACGGTGATAATTTTGATGTTGCTCGCTAGTTAAATTATAATTGTTGAGTGCCTAACCCTAAGAAGCCGAGACGTTCTTGCCTTGCGTGTGGCGGTGAGCCTGCCCGCGCAGCTTATAAATATTGCTGCATTGCTTGTCAAGCTGAGTATCAGCACCGTACTTACATTAAAGCTTGGAAAGAGGGAAAAGTTAGTGGTTTGAAAAGCATAGGCATTGTTTCTCGACATGTAAAGAGATATTTAAGACAAAAATTCGGTAATAAGTGTTCTCTATGTGGTTGGTCGATGGTCAACAAAAAAACGGGCATTGTTCCTCTGGTTGCGGATCATGTCGACGGCAATTGGCGAAATAATTCAGAAAATAATTTAAGATTGTTGTGTCCAAATTGTGATTCATTAAATCCAACATACGCAGGTTTAAATAAGGGGCACGGCCGCCCGAATAGGATTCAAAGCAAAAGAATGTCAGAGGCCAAAATAATATCGAAAAGCCGAAGTAGCTCAGTTGGTAGAGCACCACTTTCGTAAAGTGGGGGTCGTGAGTTCAAGCCTCACCTTCGGCTCCAAAATTGTCATATTTAAATATTTTGGTATGATGTAAAGGCTGTCGGTGGTTAATTTGATCTTTCAGCCGTAATAAACGCTTAAATGCGTAAACAAGATTTCGCTCACCTGTCGTGAGCGGGGACCATCGGGTCTTTCAATTGCACAACTGTCTTGTATTACGGACCACTGTGAGCGCTTACCCGGTTTTTTACGAGCCGGGTAATATTTGTATAGGGCATTCTTTGTACTTGTGTTAAAGTATTTTTGTGAGCAAAGAGGATATTCAAAAAAAAATTGCTGAACTTGAGGCGGAAATGCAGTCGGCCGATTTTTGGGCTGACAAGGGAATGGCTCAAGCCGTCATTAAAGAATTAAACGAACTGAAAGCAGAAGCCTCGGGTGGTGGTAAATATGACAGCGGCGGAGCGATTTTGACAATATTTTCAGGTGCCGGCGGAGATGATTCGGAAGATTTTTCAGCCATGCTTTTTGCCATGTACCGAAAATATTTCGAGAAAAGAGGTTGGGAAACGGTAATTCTGCACCAAAATCAAAATGATCATGGCGGATTTCGAAATTTAACGATTGAGGTCAACGGAAAAAATGTTTACGGTGATTTGAAGGGCGAGTCGGGAGTGCACAGACTTGTTCGAATTTCACCGTTTAATGCCCAGAAAAAACGCCATACCTCTTTTTCGATGGTTGAGGTAATTCCGAAATTTGAAAAGGCTGTAGATATAGAGATTCCCGATAGCGAATTAGAAGTTACATATGCGAGATCATCCGGCCCTGGCGGCCAAAATGTTAATAAAAGGGAAACGGCGGTGAGGGCTGTTCATTTGCCGACCAAGCTGGCGGTTCATGTGGAGACTGAAAGGTCTCAGGCACAGAACAAAGAGAAGGCAGTCTCTATTTTAAAGGGTAAGCTCTACAAAATTATGGAAGAGGAAAGGCTGGCGAAGGAAAAAGGCATGCAAATATCAAAAACCACATCCATAGAATGGGGCAATCAGATTCGTTCTTACGTGCTCCATCCCTACAAAATGGTCAAAGATCATCGCACCAACGTCGAAACTGCAAAAGTGGACAGCGTTTTAAATGGCGAGCTTGATGAATTCATAGAAGCTGAGAAGAGGCTCTAGGCTTTAAGTGTGAGATATTATGTGAGATGGAGCTTGGCAAAGCCTATAAACACGCAACAAGATCTTCCGAACCTCGCGTTCGAAGGGTCTACTTTTTAATCAAAATTCTGGTACAATGTATTTAACCTGCTTTCGATTAAGGAAGAGTTTTTGAGTAGGTCGTTCTATTACCGGAATTCGTAGCCATTCGTTAAGATTCGTTCATTCGCCCGCCCGTACCGAATCGGTACGATTCGGGCGGGTATATTGGTATATTCATTCGTTAATGATACATTTCGACAAAGTAACAAAAGTTTATCCGGATAAATCAGTTGCCCTAAAAGAGGTGAGTTTTAACGTCCAGCCGGCAGAATTTGTTTCAGTGGTCGGACATTCCGGGGCGGGCAAGACGACTTTAATTAAGATGATATTGGCCGAAGAAAGACCTACTTCAGGTGTGGTTTTTTTTCAACAAGTCGATATCCACTCTCTTCTTCCGAGGGCGATGAATGAAGTTCGACGCAAAATCGGCGCAGTTTTTCAGGATTTCAGACTTTTGCCGAATAAGAATGCTTATGAAAATATAGCGTTTGCCATGGAAGCCGCGGGGCGTACCGATGAGGAGATTGCGTCCGACGTACCCCATGTTCTCGATTTGGTTGGCCTTTCTCATAAAATGAGAAGTTTTCCGCATGAACTTTCGGGTGGAGAGCGCCAGAGGATAGGTATCGCAAGAGCGATTGTAAATCAGCCGGATGTAATTTTGGCAGATGAGCCGACAGGCAATCTCGATCCTTTGAACACGCATGAAATTATCCAAATACTGAAAAAGATTAATGATTTGGGGACGACTGTCATTCTTACAACCCACAACAAAGGGGTAATTGATTCTTTGGGAAGAAGGGTTGTAACAATGGAGGAGGGCAGAATTGTGAGGGATGACCCGACAGGGAGATATGTTTTGTAAAATGAAAAATGTAAAAATCAAAATGAAAAATGATGATGAGAGTTTGAGCTGATAGAAATAAATTTTAGTGAATAATTTCATGGATACAGTAAATTCAATCACAAATTCAATAAATTCTTCCCTATGTGACGGCACTACTTATAAGTTTTTTCGGCAAAGGCTTATTGATGGTTTGCCAACCCGAGATGAAAACCCTGCTAACCATTTTTGTGCTTACTTTTTACCTTTTAACCCCCTAAACAAGAAAGTGTTCATTGTTCACCATAAAAAATCTGGTTTGTGGATTTCTCCTGGTGGGCACATGGATAAGGGGGAAACACTTTTGGAAACATTAAATCGTGAAATTATGGAGGAGTTGGGGATTCAGAATTTTTTTACTTCGGAGCCGCTGCCTTTTTTGTTAACTATCACTCCGATAGAGAATGATGTTCAGCCGTGTAAATCGCATTTTGACGTTTGGTATTTGATGCCCACAGATGGAAATAATTTCAATATTGATCCTAAGGAATTCAACGACACAAAGTGGATGACTGTTGCTGAAGCGGACAAAATTGTTACAGATGCGGCCAATCGAAAAGCTTTGGAGAGAGTCAAATTAATCAAATAGATTTATAGTTTTTGCATTGTCATTTTTCATTTTTCATTTTGATTTTTTAATTTTTAATTTAACACATGGTTTGGACAAAAATAAAAAGAGTATTAAAGGGGGGTTTTATTAATTTCACGAGAAATGGCTTTGTTTCTTTGGCGGCGGTTTTGATTATGACCGTTACCCTTGTTGTTATAGGTTCCGTGGTTTTCATGCTAGCGGCGTTAAATACTTCGCTTACTCAAATCAAAGAAAAGGTTGATGTTAGTGTCTACTTCAAGGTGGATACAAGCGAAGAAGAGATAATCGGAGTCCAGAAGTCCCTTCAAGCGCTTTCGAATGTCAGTGAAGTTGTTTACGTCAGCAAGGAGGACCGACTGAAAAATTTTAGCGACCGGCATGTCGGCGATTCAGTGACTTTACAGGCTTTAGAAGAATTAGAAGGAAATCCCTTTGGCGCAATTTTGAATATTCGAGCGAAAGATCCATCTCAATATGAATCCATTGCAAATTATTTAAAGACCGACAGCGCCTTGTCGGGAGGCGAAACGACAGGAATAGACAAGATTAATTTCTTTGACAACAAGGTTGCGATCGAAAAATTGACGAAAATTATTAGGGCGGCGGAAAAACTCGGCGTAGCCATTTCGATTCTTCTTATAATAATTTCGATTATCATTGCTTTCAACACTATTCGTTTGGCCATTTTTATTTCGAGAGAGGAAATTTCCGTCATGCAGCTCGTCGGCGCCAGTCATAAATACATACGGGGTCCTTTCGTTGTCACGGGTATTTTATACGGTGCGGTTTCCGGGCTTTTAACGCTCGCGGTATTTTATCCGGTTAGCCTTTGGGTTGGTAAATACACGGCTAATTTCTTCGGAGGGCTGAATTTTTTCAGTTACTACGCCGATCATTTCGGAGAATTTTTCTTGATTACTGTTGGATCCGGAATTTTATTGGGAGCGGTGTCCAGTTACTGGGCAGTGAGAAGATATTTGAAAATTTAGTTCACTTCGATAAAGTTCGGAAATATAAAAAGCGGGGCTTAGCCTCGCTTTTAGATTTAATCCATATGTCCATGTTCTCTTATGAGCTCCTTGATGTGCCTCGGTACTGCACTGGGTAACTGAGCAGCTTTGGCTTTGTCGATTTCTTGCTCTAATTGCTTGAAACGCCGAATAATTTCCGCCTCGACTTGCTCCTCGAAAGGTTTATAACGATTTTCCGATGTTATGCCAGCGAATTTGGCGGTCATGTCCGCTTCGGCCGATGCGGTGATGAGCGATTTAAGCTCATCTAGCAATTTCTCAATGGTTACGTCTTTGTGAGAGAGCCAGTTCATGTTCATTTTTGTTCCAATTCTCGGCCAATGTTATACACAATAACCTAGATGTCAATCTTTATTCTCGAGCTAACCTGGCATAAAATTAACAGGGCACGGCATCTCTATTTATAGAAACCCTATTTAATTAAAGGGCGTGGCCCGGTTCATATGTCAAAAAAACACAAATATATCTTCGTTATAGGCGGCGTAATGTCTGGAGTGGGAAAGGGTATCGCATCTTCTTCCATCGGAAAAATACTTCAAGCAAAAGGTTTTAAGGTTAATCCGGTAAAGATTGATCCGTATTTAAATGTCGATGCGGGCACTATGAATCCGACCGAGCACGGTGAAGTTTTTGTGTTGGATTCCGGTTTGGAAACTGATCAGGACATGGGTAATTACGAGCGTTTTATGAACGTTAATCTTGGGAACGCGGATTACATGACGAGTGGAAGCGTTTATAAATATGTCATTGAAAAAGAAAGGAATTTGGGTTATGGAGGTAAGTGTGTGGAAGCCATTCCGCATATTACAGGGGAGATAAGGCGGCGGCTTGAGGAAGCGGCCAAGAAAAGCCTTTCTGACATTTCGGTCATTGAAATTGGCGGTACGGTCGGCGATTATCAAAATATCATGTTTATCGAGGCGGCAAGAGTGATGGCCATAAAAAATCCGGGGGACGTTATTTTTATTTTAGTATCTTACCTTCCTGTGCCATCCAGTCTTGGGGAAATGAAGACAAAGCCCACCCAAAATTCTATTCGCATGCTGAATTCTTACGGTGTTCAGCCCAATTTTATTTTGTGCCGCTCTCCTCGTTCAATTGACCAAAAAAGAAAAGAAAAAATCGCTATTTCATGCAGTGTCCCCACAGAGCATGTGATATCCGCGCCCGATATTGAAAGTATATATGACGTGCCGCTCAATTTTGAGAAGGAAAAATTGGGAAATATTTTGCTTAAAAGTCTGAATTTATCGCCGAAAACGAGAGTCGACGGGCTCAGGGAATGGAAAAAATTTGTTCAAAAAAACAAGGCTTCAAAAGAAGAGTTGAATATTGCGGTGGTTGGTAAATATTTTGACACGGGAGATTTTGTTCTTTCGGATGCTTATTTGTCGGTTATAGAGGCAGTAAAGTTTTCTTCCTTTTGGAATACCAGAAAACCGAAATTAACATGGTTCAATTCGAAAGATTTTGAAAACGGTAAAGCCGACGTTTCGGTGCTCGGTAATTTTGATGGAGTTATTGTTCCCGGCGGTTTTGGACAGTCGGGCATTGAGGGGATAATCATGGCTATCAAATATGTGCGGGAAAGCAAAATTCCGTATCTTGGCTTATGTTACGGGATGCAACTTATGGTTATTGAATATGCTAGAAACGTTCTTGGTATAAAAGACGCCAATACTTCAGAGATAGATCCGAATGCAAAAAATTTAGTTATCGACATAATGCCTGAGCAAAAAAAGAAATTGGAAAATAATGATTATGGAGGCAGTATGCGTCTTGGGAGTTATCCGGCAATTCTTCTAAAGGGGACGATTGCCTACAGAGCTTATGGAAAAAAAGAAATTCATGAACGGCACAGACATCGATATGAAGTTAATCCGGAGTTTCATACTAGATTTATCGATGGCGGTTTGGTGTTTTCCGGTATTTCGCCAGATAAAAGGTTGATGGAAATTGCGGAGTTACCGACAAATGTTCACCCGTTTTTCCTCGGCACTCAATTTCATCCCGAATTTAAAGCAAGACCGCTTAATCCCCACCCACTTTTTAGCGCCTTTGTAGAATCTATGATTGAGTATAGAAAAAAAATGCATAGGGTGGCGGTTAGAACCGCGGAGTTGCTTATCGAGGGTTCGGTTTAGACAAAACCATGACAGTATCAGTTGGAATAGGCCTTGCTTTCGTATCCATGCTCTGTTGGGGCGTTGGTGATTTTTTGATACAGCGTTCGACGAGAAAGGTTGGGGATTTTGAGACGCTTTTCATAATTTGTGCTTTCGGATCTTTTATCTTATTTCCTTTCGTCTGGCGAGATATTGTTCCTTTTGTCGCTGGAGATTTCAGTAACGTTCTTATCCTTTTCGGCGCGTCAGTTATTTTGTTGATTGCGGCACTTCTTGATTTTGAGGCTTTGAAAAGAGGAAAATTGGCCGTAGTTGAACCAATTTGGTCATTCGAAATTCCTGCCGCCGCCATTTTGGCTTTTTTCGTTGTTGGTGAAATGGTAAGTTTGAGTCAGGGTATTCTTATAGCCCTTTTGATTTTTGGGTTGGTGATGGTGTCTGTAAAAGAAAAATATTCTGTTAGCAAGTTTTTTATGGAGAAAGGGGTTTTGATCGCATTTTTCGCGGCCCTAATTATGGGATCTGCCAATTTCTTTTTTGGATGGGGGGGCAAGGGTAACTGATCCTTTAATGGTTAATTTCGTAACAAATTTATTTATTGCGTTAGTTACATTTGTTTATCTATTAGCAGGAGGGAAAATTCGTAAAATATACCGTGATGTTATCTCAGAAAGAGCAATATTATTGCCAATGGCAATTTTTGACAATACTGCCTGGGTTGCCTTTGCGTTTGCGCTTAGTGTTGTGCCAATTGCCGTAGCTACGGCTCTTTCGGAAAGTTATATAATAATCGCTGTTATTTTGGGGCTCGTGTTTAATAAGGAGAGGTTACAAGCTTATCAAAAAATAGGTCTTATCATCGCTTTAGTTTCGGCGATAATTTTGGCGGCAGTGACCGCTTAATTTTTGGCAGGCAAGCAGGGTTTTGGGCAATATTTTGCGGTTAGATTGTGGATAGGTTCTCAGCTACCATCTCATTGAAAGGCAAAAGAATAGATTCTACGATTTTTTTTCGGAATCGCTCAGTATTTTCGTGTATATTGCTTCATATCCGTCAGTCATTATTCTGGCGTTAAAATTTAAAAGTGCGTGTTTGCGGCATGTCTCCCGGTCTATTGAATCAATATTCAGGATGGCGTCAATCATGCCATCTATGCTCGATACTACAAATCCGGTTTCCCCGTTTTTCACTACTTCAGGGATTGATCCCAAATTAAAAGCAATTACGGGACAGCCGCAGGCCATGGCTTCAATCATCGTCAGACCAAAAGGTTCCCGCCAAGTTACAGGATGAAGAAAACACAGTGCTTCACTCATAAGCTTGTTTCTTTCGGATTCATCGACTTGACCAACCCACCGTATGTGTTCTGAAAGGCGGGGTTCAACATATTCTCTGAAGTATGGGACATCCACCGTTTCCAGTTTGGCGGCGATAATTAACGGCAAGTCGAGTACTTCTGCCGCTTCAATGGCAAAATGAACTCCTTTCTCCATTGAAATTCTTCCTACGAATAAAAGATATTTTCCCGGCGTTTTACCGAATGGGTAATGTTCCATCGGCAGTCCATTATAAACAGTACCCGCATGGTTGATGTCGGATACGGAAAATTGTTCCTTGGAGATAGTGACAACGTTAGGTTTTTTAAGACTCTGATATAGTTTTTTGTTTTCCGGTGTGAATGGTCCGTGCATAGTTACGATGACAGGAGTTTTTGCGATGTTGGCGGTTGGAAGACATGCGGGCGAACAATGGTCGTGAATAATGTCAAATTGATCTTGCATTTGATAAGCCATTCCTATGTTGAGCAGTGTCCAGGGATTTAATCCGAAAAGATCTTTCATTTTTATTTCGCTCAAGCTTCGCGGAAATATGGAATATAGTTTTGCCTGGGTGAGCGAATCACCCGAAGCAAAAAGTGTCACTTCGTGACCACGCTTCACCAGTTCTTCCGTCAATGCCGACACCACTCTTTCGGTACCTCCGTATTTTTTGGGCGGCACTCGTTCAATTAAAGGTGCTATTTGAGCGATTTTCATTTTGTTCAAATAAATTTATAAAAAATCATGTTTTGAGTGAAGTTTTTCATCTCTCGACTCTCGACATTTTTAGATTCTTCCTTTACCTCGTCAGCTTGCTGCTGTCAGCTTGCTACGAGCGTACGCGTATGAGATGAGTTATTATACTCTGTATGGTAGACCACATTTTCAGTTCACACAACAAAACCCTGTTAATATTCCACTTAGTCTGTCCAGTCAAATTCCGCAGAGACATTTTCACTGCGGGGAACGAACCTACCTTCAAATCAATATGTCTGGAACTGGCGCCACGTTACGATTACACCTTTCTTGAAATTGGAATTGATGAATACCACGTTCATTTTCTTATTCAAACAGTTCCCAACATATTGATATCGGCTATGGTGCAACCAATCAAAAGTATCACTGCTATCGAAATGTTCAAACGGCATCCCGAAGTAAAAAGGTTTCTGTGGGGAGGAGAGTTCTGGACAGACGGATACTATTTAAACACTGTTGGTCGATATGGAAATCGTAAAATGATTGAAAACTATGTGAAGAAACAGGGAATCAAAGGTTACCGACAATTACACCACCAGACGTTATCTTTATTTACTAACGGGAGTTAATCACTCTGGAATACCCCGCCGAGGTAATCCGAGGGGACAGTTTGCGGCGGGGTAGTTTATTTTTTTACTGCCGATTAAGCCGACACGTACAATTGTCTTTAGCCAAAATTCCAACTCTTTCTTCCCCTCTTCCACTGCAAAGCTATGATGAATAACTAGATTGCGTAGCCCGCTCCGTATTGTGAATAGGACATGTACGGTGAAATTGACGCCCGGCCAAATTCCCTGTATCATTCCCAGTGCAGAAATTGCTGCGGCTACCAATCGCAGAATATTGGCCAAAAGCCCTAATCTGCACCAAAGAGTGTCTTCGCCTCAATGGCGGAGAAAGCCCGGTGGAACCACGATTCGCCTCTAAGGCGGGGCGCCCGAGCAAGAACGTGATACTTATCGCGTACTTGCTCGGGCGATTTATTTTATAAAAAACAATAATCATGAATAACATAGAACACATTCGCCATTCTCTAGCCCACCTCCTAGCAGCCGCGGCTTTGGAGATTTATCCCGACGCCAAAAATACTATCGGCCCCGCTATCGATAACGGCTTTTATTATGATTTCGAGTTCAGCTCCCCCATCACGGATAAAGACCTTGGCAAAATAGAACAAAAAATGCGCGAGCTTATCAAACATTGGCAAATTTTCGAAAAAATAGAAGCTTCCGCGGCTAACGCAAAAAAAATATTTTCCGACAATCCCTATAAGATAGAGTTGATCGAAGATCTGGAAAAAAAGAACGAGCAGGTAACGCTGTACTTCTCTGGTCCCAAAGGTAAAACACCGACCGTTTCGGAGCTTGTATTCGCCAAACGGATGACGGTTAACGGCGGTTTTGTCGATCTTTGCCGAGGAGGACACGCCGACGAACCGTCGAAGATACAGAGCGGTTCGTGGAAGCTCTCCCACATCGCCGGAGCCTACTGGCGAGGCGATGAGAAGAACAAAATGCTCACCCGCATTTACGGACTGGCCTTCCTCTCCAAAGAAGAATTGGAAAAATTCGAAAAGGACATGGAAGAGGCCAAGAAAAGAGACCACCGCAAGTTGGGCCAACAACTCGAGATATTCACTTTCGATAACGATGTCGGGCCTGGACTGCCGCTTTGGCTTCCAAACGGCACCGTTATCATAGAGGAATTGGAAAAACTGGCCAAAGAGACGGAATTCGCCGCGGGTTACAAAAGAGTGAGAACCCCTCACATCGCCAAGGAATCAATGTACAAAACTAGCGGACATTTGCCATACTATGAGGATACGATGTACCCGCCGATGGAATACGAGGGCACAAAATATTATCTGCGGGCCATGAATTGCCCCCACCACCACAAGATATTCGCCTCAAAGCCGATGAGCTATCGTGATTTGCCTCTCCGGCTGGCCGAATACGGCACGGATTACCGTCAAGAGAAATCAGGCGAATTATTCGGCCTGATGCGAGTCCGCATGCTGTCGATGAACGACGCGCACATCTATTGCACCGAAGAGCAATTCGCCGAAGAGTTTCGCTCTGTGAACGAGATGTACCTGAAATATTTCAAGCTTTTCGGCATAGACAGATATGTGATGCGTTTTTCGACCCACGATCCGAAACGGCTCGGTGAAAAATATGTCAACGAGCCTTTGCTTTGGGCCAAAACCGAAGACATGGTTCGCAAGGTTCTCGTCGATTCAAAGATCCCTTTTGTTGAGGTACCAAACGAGGCGGCTTTCTACGGTCCAAAAATGGACGTACAGGTCTGGAGCGCCATCGGTCGCGAATTCACTCTGGCGACAAACCAGGTAGACTTCGCGGTACCCAAACGATTCAACCTCGCCTACACCGACAAAGACGGCAAGGAAAAAACTCCGCTTTGCATCCACCGCGCGCCGCTAGGCACCCATGAGAGAACCATCGGCTTTTTGATCGAGCACTACGCTGGCAATTTCCCGCTCTGGCTTTCGCCCGTCCAGATAGCAATTGCGCCTGTTAGCGATAAATTTAACGATTACGCGAAAACTCTTTCGGACTCTCTTCGAAAAGCAGACATCAGAGCCGAACTCTATAATTCAAATGAATCCCTGGGCAAAAAAATACGCCAGATAAAACTTGCGAAAATCCCCTACTTTGCGGTCATTGGAGAAAAAGAAGTAGAAGCCAATAATCTGACTCTTGAAGGACGAAGCGGCGACAAGGAAACACTCGAGATTAAAAATCTTATCTCAAAGGTAGCCGATGAAATTAAAAACAGGAAATAAAGACTTTCCCCGGGTCAACCTCAATTGCTGATCTTGCGTAATTTTTATATACTGGTACGATCGTATTAGAAGGTATATGAAAAATAAAATGTCAAACTTTGAACAAATGCCCACCGAAAACAGCGAATCTGGAAAGGAAAAAACAAATTTGCACCAAGTTGTGGCAGAGAAGATCTTTAGTAACTTGGAAGGCGAAAAAAAATATGGTCCGCCTAATCCTGAGAACTACAAACAGGCCGAACAAGCAATAGACGAGCTCTTTAAGGCGGTGGAGTGGGAAAAAAATTGGGGAAAAGCAGCGAATCTTTTGCGTAAAGGCTTAGTCATTTTGAAAATACCGCAGGATGTATTTACTGCGCCTATTGAGGCGGCAATACAAGATGACTACCCAAGAAAGGAACGCCAACCATTCTTGAAAGCACTCAAAGCGGAAGTTCTGAAGCGAGTATCCGAAGATAAACGGCTATGGACAGCCAAAGAGCCCTTCGCCGAGCGCCTCGCCAAAATAAAGGCAGAAGCAGAAGAACTCCATTCTTCGGAATCCGAGATTTCAAAAGAAGAATAGTCTATAGCGCGACCTCACGGCCGCGTTTTTTTGATCCGGGCCGCCCACGTTTTATAATGTCTGACTCACTACGGAAAACCGCGCCGATGTATAATCGGCGCGGTTTTGTTCTCCTAAACGCTTTACGCTCTACGCTTAACGCTTCCCTTTCTAAAGCGCTCTCATGATTCTCATGATTGCCACCTTGGCACCAACATTAGAGTCGCTGTAACTCTGATCAACGATTGTTAAAAGCGAACTTATTACAGCTTCAATCCTTACTCTGTTCCAGGCTGAAAGAGTCTGCGACAAAACTACATTCTTTCTGTTTGTTTCGCCATCCATTTTTGATCGATAAACCGCATCAAGTTCCAAAACCACGTTTGAGGCGAATTCGGAAGAATCAACCCCTTTAGCTTTCATTCTTCTCAAATGTTCGAAAACGGCATGCTCATCACCGCGCACTACCAAACCCATAAATGTATTCACTTCCTGCATCAAATCTCCATTTGAAGAACTTGCGGAATTGACGTGACCGTTCAACGATGAAGATGAAGTCTCGTTCGCCACAGCGTTATTTTTTCCATTACCGTTATCGGAAAAATTATGCTTCGAAACATAAGTGTCGGAGAGATCGTGCACAGGATTCATATTCATGTTTAAAACCTGATTGGAATTCAAATCAATGACATAACCAGCTCCGGCCCCTCTCGCTACATATTCTGGTTCTTCATTAACATTTCTGAAAAAACGATGCATTATTTCTTTAACCTTATCACTCTTCACAACCATAACCACCAAAAGACTCCAGAGAGCGACAATGATCAAAAAACCCACCAATTTGACAACATCGCCAAACCCAGTGTATGGCACTTGGCTTAGATAAATATATCCGTCATTTGACGTTTCAGACTGAGCACCGACCAAACTGGGCACTAAAAGAAAAGTTACGGCCAGGGACCCAAACAAACCCAAAGTGAGCAAAAAAACGCGTGTGTAAAGGCTTTTAATCATAATCGTAAAAAATTATTTAGTGCTAAAAAACACATAAACTTCTCTATTATCACCAATGTATTTCATATATTACATATAAATTCAAAAAAACAAATTTACAATTCTCAATTTTCAATCTTCAATAAATTTAGTTCTTTTCGAGAAGATTCGAGAAGAATAGCGATCTAATTGGTTGATTAAATTGCGCGGCTTCCGATTAGCTCTGCTTCGACCACAAAACGCTCGCTTTCGTCCCCAAATGAATCACAAGTAGAGAGGACCAATTTCTTAATGCCATTTTTTCCGAATTGAACCAAAGTCTCTTTTGCTTTTACTTTCTCAATCTTTATCACTTTAAAAACAAACTGGCTTTTATTACCGTAAAGAAAAATCTCATCACCCAGATTAAGCATGCCGAGTTCATTAAACGCCTTGTACGCCCGATTTCTAATCATCGGAAGATAAGAACTGTGTCCAAAGAGAAAAATTTTTGACTCATCGAGTAAAGAACCGGAACCGGGATAACGCACGACCCCCTCCTGCAAGGCGCGGTCTAGCGTATCGATGTCATTTGTTAGAGGATTAACGACAGCAATATCGACGCTGATTTTTGGAATTACTATTCTGGTCGGTTTAACTAAAAGTTTATCATTTTTTTGATCGGTAGAAACCGTAACTTTCGTACTCGTGCTTTGAGCCCCACCGAAATCAAGACTGCCGAGGGGTTTCATTCCTTTCCCACTCTCTTTGAAAGCATCGAGAGCATAAAGAACTGTTTCCTTTATCTCCGGCGGCGCAATGTTTAAAACAACAAGACCTATTACCGAAAAAACAAATACGGAAATCCAGAGCAGGACAAAAGAGCCAACGTGCCCTGCATTCACAAAATTATCTTTTATTACGGTTGTCATAAGTTGATTAATTTGGCGGTCATTGTGCCGATAAAACATCATTTTGTAAATATGGACAAAAGTCTAATTACTTGAAGAATGAGCTCTATACGGATCGATTACTTCGCCCCTAATACCCTCCCCAAGTAAGGCTTTCTGATAGCGTTTGAAATCTCGTGGCGAGATGAAGAGAAAAATACGAGGCATATCGAGATATGTCGAGAATTTTTCTCAAAATCGTAGCCCGAAATTTTGAACGATCGTCGGAAATGATTAGTTGGGAATGGTATAACATACCACTATCAAAACATTTTTAACATTTTCATAATATGGACACAAATCAAAACGCAAAAGCACCAAAAGAGCTTCCCCAGCGGGAGATAAAGCAGATAAGTCCAGCTAAAGCACTAAAGCAAGACGATGGCTTTTGGGGAAATACCGCGTGGATCGTCGTGCTTGTAGTCATTCTCGGCATTGCTATCATTAGTCTTTTTGTAAATCCGTCTTCATTGTCGTCCATTTGGCGCGATACATTTTCTCGTTTTAGAGCCGAATCTATAGACGTAAGTCTTAGCACGTCAACGACAATTGCCAATACTCCGATCTTTCTTTCTTTCAGACACAATAACAAATCTGCCGAAGAAAACGGGAGCTACTACCTTTCCTACGAGTGTGGAAAAAATATATCCCTGGCACTCGCTAATGTCCGCTCTGCGCCAATTTTTTGCGACCGTCCGTTCGATGTAAGCGAAATAGGCACGAGCACTCTTTTACTGATACCAAATATTATTGGAAATGCGGCATCAACAACTGTCGAAATCACTTATGTTCCAAATGCCACCACTACGGACAACGGCGAACAAAAAATTGTTAGAGGTAATGCCAATCTTTCGGTAACAAGACGACAAACGACGCCTCTCAGTCCTTCAACCCCTTCAATAACGACCCCGAAAGTAGAAACCACTCCAAAAGTAGGAGTGCCTCCTCAGCCGGGAGAGAAAACAGAGCGCTATTACAAAATTGACGAAAGCGAAAATTATATACAAAACGGAACACGTGTAGCCAAAATAGGTAATGCAGATTTGAGCGTCAAAATACTGGCTGTCGGTAAAATGGATCAAAGCACCAACCGCTTCTCGGAAAGCAACAGCCTTCGAAGCACAGACAGAATCGGCATCAAATTTACAGTAACAAATAGCGGTACAGAGGCCATATCGGGGTGGCAATTCATAACCGCTTTGCCCATTCTACCCCCGTTCACTTTCGTCTCGGAAAAACAGCAGAACCTATTGCCCGGCGAACATATTGAATACACAATCGCCTTCGATAACGTAGCAAAAATTAACGGCAACATAATCACCGTAACTGTAGATCCTGATTACGAAATTGCAGAGAAAACAAGGAGTAATAATGTCGCTTCAGTAACAATAAACGGCATCAACTTTTAACTATATTTCGTCAAAGTGAGAAAGCTCCTCAACGATTGATTTGTAAACCGAGTCCCTGTTTTTGGTATCTCTGATTTTCCTTTGTTTTTGAACGACAATTTCTTGAATGATTTGCGCGGCTTTCTGGTACTTATCGGCAATAGCCTTTTGATTCATCTTGATTGCAAATTTTTGAAAAACCAAACTCTGTCTCAATAATTCCTCCAAAATTTGATACTGAATCGGATGTTCCCTCAAGCCCTTTTCATCATCTCTCAGCCACATATCAACCAACTCGGTAACCGTCCCTATATCTGCACCGACGACAAAACGAGGTAAATCGTTCAAGGCATGCATTTTTTCTCCTTTATTTTCCGTGAAATATTTAACACTGGCCAACCTCCCGCTTTGAATTTCCCTCTTAATGGACGCAAATTTGGAGCGTGGACTTTCTTTATAAGTCACATCTATGGCCAATCCAAAATGAGACAGGCTATCTTTTGAATTCTCGATACTAACAACCTCATCAACCCCGGCACGAATATCGTCTATCCGTGATGTTTTTATAGTTTTAGCCTTCTCGCCAAACCACTGACTTTTCTGCCCCGCTTCGTGCATCAAAGCCTCTAAAACAACCGCGTACCTGGCACTCTCCTCCGTACCAGTAGCTTTGTGATTCTCCTCTATTTCTTTCTCCCTTTCTTCCAAATAGTGAAAATCTCTATCGAATTCTTCCTCGCCAACTCCATCATAAATTTCAGGTTTGATGGCATCTCTATCGATTATTTCTTCGGCCTTCGAATAAGCCCTACTCAGAACTTCCTTCGTTTCTTCCAGCAAAAAAGAATGCTCAAACTTCATCTAGATATCAATATTCGCCTTTTGAGCGTTAGTTTGGATAAAAAGTTTACGAGATGGAACATCATTCCCCATAAGCATATCAAATACTTTGTCAGCCTCAACCGCATCATCAATCTGAACCTGTTTCAAGATTCTCCTTGCCGGATCCATAGTTGTTTCCCACAACTCTTCTGAATTCATTTCACCTAAACCTTTGTAGCGCTGAACATGGATCTTTTGGGTCTTTGCGATTTTTCCACCTTCGGTTTTTCCTTCTCCTTCTTCCTCTTCCGCCTCTTCTTCTTCTCCTTCCGCCGACTCAACTTCCGTAATCTTCTCAGCGTCCTTACCCAGATACTTATTTTTCGTCTCTTCAGTATGGAAATACAAAACCTCCTTGCCCTTTTTTACTTTAAACAAAGGCGGCTGTGCAATATAGACAAAACCACCATCAATAAGAGGTTTGAAATATCTGTAGAGCAACGTCAAAATGAGAGTTCTGATATGTGCGCCATCGACATCAGCATCGGTTGCAATGATAATTTTGTGATAACGAAGCTTGGAAATATCGAAAGTGTCCCCTATCGCCGTACCCATCGCCATTACCAGATTTCGAATTTGCTCGGAAGCCAACATCTTATCTAACCTGGCGCGCTCGATGTTTAAAATTTTACCGCGAAGCGGTAACACAGCCTGGGTCCTGCGGTCGCGCCCGGTTTTTGCGGTGCCGCCGGCCGAATCTCCCTCGACAATAAATATTTCCGACTCAGAAGCATCGCTTGATTGGCAATCAGCCAATTTACCGGGCAACGTCATACCTTCAAGCGCTCCCTTCCTTAATACAGAATCCTTTGCAGCTTTGGCCGCCTTTCTGGCCTTCATGGCCAAAGTGGCCTTACCGAGTATCGCTCTCGCGTCATCAGGATTTTCCTCCAAAAAAGCAGCGAAAGCATCCCCGAAAACAGCCTCGACCGCCCCCCTCGCCTCCACACTGCCAAGCTTAGCCTTTGTTTGGCCTTCGAACTGCACTTCTCTCATTTTAACTGAAATAACGCAGGTTAGACCCTCCAAAACATCGTCCCCCGTAAAATTATCCTCTTCCTTACCGTTACCACTTTTCTTTGAATAATTGTTTAGGGTTCTTGTAAGAGACGTTTTGAAACCGGTAATATGCGTGCCTCCCTCAGCATTGTAGATATTATTGGCAAACGGCATAACGCGCGAAGATATGTCATCAACATATTGCAAAGCAACTTCGACACCCTCTACGCCTTCCGCTTTCTTTTCAACATAAAAAATATTTTTATGGATGGGCTTCATTGCCTGATTGGTAAACTTAACCAAAGACATAAGCCCTCCCTCAAAATAAAAAGACTGCGACGGAACATCAAGACCAAGTTCGCTTAAATAAAAAGCCTCTTCGTCGTTTATGTCACCCTCGTATTTACTGGCATCGATCACCCTGATTCGCAAACCTTTTACGAGATATGCCTGCTGACGCATATGAGAAACAATGCGGTCGAAATCGTATTTAATTTCGGAAAAAATTTCGCTGTCCGCTTCGAACGTCGTTATGGTGCCATTAAATTTTGATGATCCCACTTTTTTTACCTTGGCCTTTGCTTTGCCCTTTGAATATTCCTGCATAAAAACACCACCGTCGCGATGCACCATAACTTTCATGTACACGGAAAGAGCGTTTACAACAGATGCGCCGACACCATGAAGACCCCCCGATACTTTATAGCCGGAGTCATCTCCACCGAATTTTCCTCCTGCGTGAAGAGTCGTCATGATAGTTTCCAAAGCGGAAACTTTTGTAGATTTATGAATATCAACCGGGATACCGCGTCCGTTGTCGGTTACACGGACCCAATTATCCGGAAGCAGGGCAATTTCTATTTCATTGGCATAGCCACCCATGGCTTCATCTCTTGAGTTATCGAAAATTTCAGTTATGAGATGATGAAGACCGTCCGGCCCGGTAGTGCCTATATACATGCCAGGGCGCTTTCGGACAGGCTCCAAACCCTCCAAAACGGTAATCGATTCGGCATTGTAGTGATGACCGGATCCATTCGAGTCCTTATTATTTTTTTCCTTTATTTTAGCCATTTTTTATATTTAAACAAAAAAAAAGAAACGCCCTTTTGCGACCCGCAAAATCAACTACCCCGCAGCAGAGCTGCGAGGTATGTCTCTACTCGAGACCTTGAAATAATAATAGAGTCCCTCGATGT